>Ga0154594_1139_pt1 | contig 11275 bp, 7 predicted proteins | sample RifGroF2_FD_116023 | JGI IMG/M metagenome (GOLD analysis project Ga0154594, IMG submission 116023) | Sulfuricurvum sp. GWF2_44_89 | reverse complement strand
CATCAGCGGCTTGTCTTTAGCACACGCATTCTCCGCCCATTTCTCTACGGTATCAATCTCCTCAAAGGTGTAACCGCTGAGAGATTGCCATACACGGTTAACCATAATCACTTCGCCAGCTTCATTATGAAGCATAATAGGATTAGGTGCCTCTTGCAAGATTGTCTCCAGCTCTTTTTTCTTTTGCGTTAATGCCTCTTCTGTAATTCTTTGTTCCGTTACATCAGCAGAATTTCCGACTAGCCCTAAAATTTTTCCGGCAGAATTGAGGAGAGGAGATTTAACGGTAAAGAGATAAACATGTCTACCATCAGGGTAGGTTACCCACTCGAAATTGGATTTGCTTTTTTTTTCTTCAAACATTTTCATGTCATGGTAGCGAAAGAAATCGGCAACCTCTTTGTTGAAAATTTCGTAATCGGTTTTGCCGATGATTTCATGGTTGGCTTTTCCGACAAATTTTTCAAATGCCTGATTACAGACGGTATAGGTAAAGTTGATGTCTTTAACAAAAATGATATTGTCTACACTGTCAATAATGTTTTCATAGAGTTCTTTGAAATAAAGAAGAGACTCCTCTTGATCCCTAAGATGCTCTTGTGTTTCAAAATTATTAAGGGCATAGGAGATATCACCTGCAACTTCCTCTAAGAGTGAAATTTCCTCTTTATCATATATGTAGGCTTCATTGACGGAGAGGGAGATGTTTCCGTATATTTTGTTGTTATATTTAAGCTGAATACTGAATGCACCTTTGGTTTGATACCTATCGCTTAGCGGGCACTCAGGACAGCTTTGTTTTGTATTCTTGATCAAGAAGTGCCCTTCATTTCGCTCAGCTGCTTTTTCAATACAAGGGGGTACCCATCCGCTTTTAATTTTAGTTGTAAATCCGGTGAAATTTCCTGACGTATCTGAGCTGGCAATGTACTCGATACCATTGTTCTCATCGTAAAGGACTATAAATGCATTTCCGTAGACATGATTGGAGACTAAAATATTACAGCTCTCCTCAATCAGTGTTGTTCTATTTTTAACTCGTACAATAAGTTGATTGATATCTCTAATAACAGAGATAACACCCGTTAAATGGTCGTTTTTAGCTGTGTATTGTGAAATTCTCCGAACTGTAAAATAGGATAAAAAAACATACAATGTTAAAAGAAAGCTTCCGATTAGGATGATACTAATCAGTAGTCTTTGATATATAGCATCGGAATGGTGTTTAAACTCAACGGCTTTTTGGTTGGCATACATATAGAGGTTATGACTTGATTGTTCGAGCTTTAATACATAGTTAGCGCCGCCATTTTTTGTCATCTCAATCGCTTTAGATTTTTCACCCTTTTGTGCCAATCGAATGACTTCATCTCGAATCGGTTTCCAATCTCGAAACAACTTTTCCGTCTGATTGACAAGTTTTTTCCCTTTATCACTTTCAGTGTCTTCACGGATATGAGCTAGATTGTTATAGACATGTTGTTCATGTTTATCGATTTCATTGATATATTTTTGCAGCTCTTCATCGGATTGAGCTAAAACAATATCCTTCATATCCCGATGCATTTTATAGACTTCGGATTTGACTACCAGTGCCGAAGTAGATACATTAAAAGGATGATCATACATAGCATTGGTAATGCCGTTCATAATGCGTAATTGATAGAGTCCAAATAATTGAGAAACTGCTGTCAAGATAGCCAGAATGATGAAAATTATGACTATAAAGCGGGTCTCGCTTCTGCTTTGTTTTGGACGTTTCATTAGGATTCCTATCGGGTGAGCTTTTAGCGTAATGAAAACATTACAATGCATTAGTATAGCAGGGGTTACAAAAAATGTTTTCAATTCTAATATTTAAGCTATAGTTATAGAATGTTTTTTTTCCTAAAGGAGATTCCCTTGGATACTGTCACACTTACCGATAACCGTACCGGAAAAAGTTATGAATTCTCTATCCTGCATCCCACAATAGGGCCTGATGTTATCGATGTACGTTCCCTCTACAAAGAAACGGGGATGTTTACCTATGATCCAGGGTTCACTTCTACGGCAAGCTGCAGCTCCTCCATCACTTATATTGACGGAGGATATAACATTAGTGATTTAGCGACAAAGAAGAGCTATTTGGATGTCGCTTATCTCCTGTTGGTAGGGAAGCTTCCGAATGAAAAAGAGCGGGCCGAATTCGATATTGAGCTGCGAAAACGCTCCTTTGTCCATGAAGGGTTAAAACGTCTTTTTGACGCATTCCCCGATAAAGCTCATCCGATGGCGATGATGTCATCGGCGGTTTCGGCGCTTTCGACCTTTTATTTTGAACATCTGAATGTGACGACAAAGGAAGAGGCGCAAGTGATGGCTCGACGGATTATTGCCAAGATTCCTACTTTGGCAGCGTTTACCCATCGACGTATGTTTGGAATCCCTTATATTTATCCCGATATTGAACGCCCCTTTACCGAAAATTTTCTCTATATGATGCGTGCCTATCCGGGAGAGAATCTCGAAATTCGTGACGTTGAGGTCAAAGCGCTCGATACGATATTTACCCTCCATGCCGATCATGAACAAAATGCCTCTACCTCTACCGTACGTGCTGTCGCATCGACGGGGGCACATCCGTATGCATCGTTATCCGCCGGAATCAATGCCCTCTGGGGGAGGGCGCATGGCGGAGCGAATGAGTCGGTGATTGCCCAGCTCGAATACATCGGGAGTGTGGATAACGTGGATGAGTTTATTGCACGTGCGAAAGACCCGAGCGATGAGTTCAAACTGATGGGATTCGGTCATCGGGTCTATAAAAACTTTGATCCAAGAGCGAAAATCCTTAAAAATCTTCTCGATCAGCTGAAAGATGAACTTGGTGTTAATAACGATTTATTGAAGATAGCGGAGAAGATCGAACAAATTGCATTAGAAGATGAATATTTTATTCAGCGCAAGCTTTATCCTAATATCGATTTTTATTCCGGTCTAATTTTGACGGCACTAAAAATACCGAAATCGATGTTTACGATTATCTTTGTCATTGGACGCTCTGTTGGGTGGGTTACCCAATGGATCGAATTGAATAACGATCACGAAATGAAAATTGCGCGCCCACGGCAGCGCTACATCGGAGAAGTAAAAAAAGGTCTCTGAATTATTTGCTATAATAAGAAACTTTATATGTGACTGGAGCTTTAATGGAGTGTGAATTTCCCACTGTCAATGCTACGAATGATGAAATTAAAACAATTTTGGATGAGGTAAAAACGATTGCGGTTTTGGGACTTTCCCCCGATGCGACCAAAGACAGCTACCGTGTAGCGGAATATCTTCAAAGTGTCGGATACACGATTATCCCTGTCTATCCGAAAGAAGAGACGATTTTGGGTGAAAAAGTGTACCGCAGCCTTGCGGAAATACCATGTTCGGTCGATATGGTTAATATATTCCGTAAACCCGATGCTCTAAATGCCATAGCCGATGCGTGTATCGAGCGTGGGGATGTTAAAGTGTTTTGGGCACAAAAAGGGATAGTCAATAATGAAGCGGCTGAGCGTGCCCGCAATGCGGGGATGCAAGTAGTTCAGAACCATTGTACGATGGTCGAACATCGAATCAGCCGCAGTTAAAGGGAAAGTTTGATCGATTTAAAAACGATATACGAAGCACATGAACGTATCAAAAATGTCATTGTTAAAACACCGTTTTCGCATGCTCCTAGGCTCAGTGAGGAATCGGGATGTCAGGTCTATCTCAAAAAAGAGAATCTTCAAGTTACCGGTGCGTTTAAAATACGAGGTGCTTACAATAAGATTGCCTCTCTAACTCAGAGTGAGCGAGATCGCGGTGTGATTGCGGCCAGTGCGGGTAACCATGCGCAAGGGGTTGCGATGGCGGCTCAAATGTTCGGCGCCAGAGCGCTCATCGTTATGCCCGAATCGACACCGTTGACCAAAATTAACGGCGTCAGCTATTACGGTGCCGAAGTTATTTTGGCGGGGAGCAATTACGATGAAGCGTATGCGTATGCAGCCCGTTACGGTGAAGAGCATGCCATGGTTTTTGTCCATCCGTTTGCCGATGAAGCGGTGATGGCGGGGCAGGGGACGATAGCGCTTGAGATGCTCGAATGTATGGGGGATCTTGACGCCATCGTGATCCCCGTCGGCGGCGGCGGACTTATTTCGGGGATGGCATCGGCGATCAAAGCGCTCTCTCCTCATATCCGTGTCATCGGTGTCGGTGCGGCGGGTGCACCTGCTATGCGGGAGTCGTATGAAGCCAAACGGGTGATTGACAGTTTGGCGGTGCGCACTATTGCCGATGGGATCGCGGTGCGGGATGCGTCACCGATTACCCTCTCTCATATTCTTGAATCGGTTGATGAGTTCGTCAGCGTCGATGATGAAGAGATTGCCAACGCCATTTTGTTTTTGCTGGAACGTCAAAAACTCGTTGTCGAGGGGGCAGGGGCGGCAGGTGTTGCCGCATTATTGCATCACAAACTAGATCATTTGCGCGATAAAAAAGTGGGTGTTGTCCTCAGTGGCGGGAATATGGATGTGACATTGCTCTCCATCATTATCGAAAAAGGGCTTATCAAATCAGGCCGTAAGATGAAACTTACCGTTACATTGATAGATAAACCGGGCGCACTGATGCAGTTGACCCGTATGCTTCAGGATCTTAATGCGAATATCGTCCATATCGCCTATGATCGTACCTCTACGACACTTGCCTATGGGGATGCAAACGTGATGATCCATTTGGAGACAAAAGGGCAAGATCATCAATCACAAATTCGTGATTTACTTAAAGAACACCGTTATCTCAGCAGCGAAGAACATTGAGGTAATTGAGTATGGAAGCTTTAAAATTATTAAATTTTAAACACCCCGTACTTCTTCTAAAAACACTATCCAACGGTAACTTGGGAATTATTGATGCTCAAAATACTCTCCGAATAGTGGATGAATCATCCTACGATATTGTAGACGGCTTTAAAACCAACCTTGAGCATGAACGTCACCTTGGCAGCAATGTCGATATGACGGTGGATGGCGAATACACCGTTTCTACCATCGTCGGGAGCAATCAAGCCGGAATTTTTAGTTTATCCAAAAGAGAACTTCTCTATAAAGTGGGTCATCACCACGGCGATGTCGAGAGTGTCGGAGTTGATCCGAACGGTCGATATTTCGTTACATGCGGACAAGACGGCAAAGCATTTGCATGGGTTCTTAAAACCTCACGTCTTGCGTTTGCATTGCCCCCTCATGCTGACTATGTCAGTACGGTTGCATTTAGCGAAAATGGACAATGGATCGCCACCGGCAGTTACGATAAAATAATTATATTATTTAATATAGCTACTATGGGGGAGCCTATTAAACTCTATGGGCACACCGGCGTTATAGTCAAAATGCTCTTTTTACCGGAGGCAAAACTTGTATCGGCTGATCGGGGCGGCGGTTTGATCGTATGGGATATAGGGAAAGGGAAAGTCTTCAAACGGCTTTCAAAAATGAACGACGATATTACCTCTATGTGTATCAGCACGACGAAGCGTTTTGTTTTTGTCGGAACCAAACTCGGTTATGTCGGGTTATACGATATGCAGACGATGGAACTTGTTACGCAACACTATATTAAAGTTCATGAGACGATAAGCTCTTTGGCATTATTGAGTAATCCACTCCGTTTGGCTATCAGTACACTCAAGGGGAATATCCATATTTATTCTCTTTTGGGGGATGAGAAAAGATACTTGGCTATGCTGCGCGATGGAGATTATAAATCATTTTATGATGCGTTGGAAGATAACCCGATGCTCTCTTATTCCAAGCTCTATGAGGCGGCGGAAAAAATTTGGCTGGATGCACTCAACAAAGGGCGCTCCTTTTTGGAAAAAAATGAGCGACAAAAAGCAAAAGAGATTTTTGCCCCATTTGCTGTCATTGGAAAAAAACAGCCCTTTATCGCTCAGATGCTCAGCTCGTATGAGAAATATGAACAATACCGATTATCTGCTCAAGAGGGTCACCTTGCATTAGCGTATTCATTGGCCAAACAATATCCCTCCTTTCAAGACTCAGAGATCTACACTAAGATGGAAGCAAAATGGAAAAAGAATTTTTTTAAAGCCCAAGAGCTTATTTTAACTCCCAATGGAGAGGAACAAGCTAGGGAATTGTTAGCACAATATCGGGGGATATCGGAAAAAACCGTACTGATTCAGCAACTTTTTGAACAACGTAAAATGTATGTATACTTTAAAAAAACGATAGCGCAACGCGATTATGTGAAATTTTTCGGACTTGTAAAAATGTATCCGTTTTTGAAAGAGTTTGAAGAATATACCGAAGTGATGGAATACGCCGATAAGCTCTATATCCAAACCCAAAAAGCTTATACAGAAGGGGATTTCGCTACGGCGAGAAAAGGGTGTGAAATTTTGGTCTCTTTTCCAGATTATGCCCAAGAAGCTCAAGAAGTAGGCAATACCATACGAATTAAACATCTCTTTTTTGAAGCGATTGCCACCAATAACCTCTCCAATGCTTTCTCCTATCTTAGTTCCTATCCTCTTTTGTATGAAACACGTGAAGCACAGCTTTTAGAGCGTCAATGGAACAGTGCTGTGGATAAAGCACAGAAGTATGCGGCATCAGGTAATGCCGCTGAAACCAGAGCTGTTTTCGAACCCTATTTCGGAATACGTGATAAGTATAGAGCGATGGCAGGGGTTGTGTCACAAGCGTATTGTGTACAGCTCGAAGAAAAAATACGTCGTGATGCCCCCTTAGATACCATCGAACGAGGTGTCCGACAATATGTGACTCTTTTTGGAATTGATGAAGCCATTTTAAGTATTGTAGATTTTCTAAAGCGTGTGACTCAGTCCAAGATTGACCTTCAAGCGCTTAAAAAAGGTTCTCTAGAAACGTGGAGTCCAATGAACCGGATTGATGATATCACGGCGCGGGTATAAGATGAAACTCACGGTAGTACTGATAAAATAGTATATGGAAATAATCAAATCACTAAACTTTAAACTGCCGATACTTTTTGTAAAGAGCCTTACCGATAGAAAGTTAGGGGTAGTGGATTCACAAAATACCCTTCGTATTATTGATAGAGATACGTTTGCGGTGGTAGACGGATTTAAAACAAATATTCAACATGAACGAAATCTTAGCAGCTATGTCGATTTGACACCGGATGGCAACTATTTAGTTTCCGCTGTTGCCGATACGAATCAAGCCGCCATTTTTAGTTTATCAAAGAGAAAATTGATTTACAAAGCGGGTCGTCACGAAGGTGAAGTTGAGAGCGTCGCTATGGACCCGAAGGGGCGATATTTCATCACATGCGGTCAAGACGGGAAGTCTTTTGCTTGGGTTCTTAAAACCTCCCATCTAGCTTTTTCACTCCCCCCGCATGCTGATTTTATCAGCTCCGTTGCTTTTGATGATGAGGGGCAGTGGATTGCAACCGGAAGTTACGACAAATCGATTAATCTACTCAATACCGCAACTATGAAAGATCCGATAAAGCTGCGCGGACATTCGGATATGATCAAAGAGATTCTATTTTTGCCGGAAGCGAAACTTCTCTCCGTTGAACGTGCAGGAGGGCTGATTGTATGGGATATGAGCAGTGCTAAAGTGCTGAAACGTCTTTCAAAAATGACCGATGAAGTTACCTCTATGTGTATCAGTCCGAGTAAGCAGTTTCTTTTCGTCGGAACCAAACTGGGGTACGTAGGGTTGTACAATCTACATACTATGGAACAAGTTACCCCACGTTATATCAAAGAGAGTGAAGAGATAACCTCCCTTGCGCTGCTCGATGATCCACTGTGTTTAGTGATCGGAACCGTAGGGGGAAATGTCCGTATTTACTCGCTTTTGAGTGATGAACCGGAGTGTATGGAGATGATTCGCGAACGCCGATTTAAACCATTTTATACAGCGATTGAGAATAACCCGATGTTGGTTTATTCTAAAACTTATGAGGCAGCAGAGAAACTGTGGGCACAGAGCGTTGTCCAAGGGCGCGAGCTTCTTGAAAAAAATGAACGCTCATCGGCGAAAGAACTTTTTGCCCCTTTCACGGGTATACCTAAAAAAAATACGGTTATCAATCAACTACTCAGTTCGTATGAAAAATACGAGCAGTTTCAAGGGTATATAAAAGTGGGGAGGTTCCCTTTAGCCTATTCGTTGGCAAAACAATATCCCGCTATTCAAGAATCGGAACTTTATTTTAAAATGGAGCTTGCGTGGAAAAAGGTTTTTGCTAAAGCGCAAGAGCTTATTTTATTGCCCAATAAAGAAGAGCAAGCCAAAGCACTATTGGCACCGTATCGCGGAATATCGGATAAAACGGTGATGATTCAACAGCTGTTTGAACAACGCCAAATGTATGACTATATGAAAAAAACAATTGCACAGCACGATTACGTTAAGTTTTTCGGACTGGTTAAAAAATATCCGTTTTTAAAAGAGTTTTCCGAGTACGCGTCAACTATGGAATATGGAGACATACTCTATATTCAATCCCAAAAAGCGTACGCAAAAAGTGATTATGCAACGGCACGAAAAGCGTGTAAGATTTTAATATCCTTTCCCGATTATGCGCATGAAGCTCAGGAGATGATCGAAACGATACGGATAAAACATCTTTTTTATAAGGCCATAGCTTCGAATGATCTCTCCAATGCATTTTCCTATCTCAGCATCTATCCGCTTCTGTATGAGACACCTGAAGCACAAGTATTGGAACGTCAATGGAATAGTATTGTGGATACAGCACAACGGTTTGCATCAACAGGCAGTATTGAAGAGATATTCGATGTTTTTGAACCCTATCGGGAGATACGTGATAAATATAGGGCAATAGCCGCTGTGATAGGACAAGCGTATTGTGTGCAACTGGAGCAAAAAATACAATTTAAAGCTCCTCAAGAGAGGATCGAATTCGGACTTCGGCAGTATGTTGAACTATTTGGATTAGATGAGGGTGTTCGCAGTGTATACGACTATTTTATACTATTGTACGAATCTAGCCTCGATCTTGAAACACTCAAGCAAGGCTCGTTAGAGTTATGGGCACCGTCAATGCGGCTCTATGATATTACGCAGGGCGGGTAATGGTCGCGATTGATTTAGGTTCCAATACGATCCGTTTTATCGAATTTGACGGTGAAAAATGGGGAAAAAGTTTTGAGAAAATCGTACGGACGGCCGAAGGGCTTCAAGAAACCCGTTTAATCGGAAACAAAGCACTGGCTCGGATAATCGATGCAATCGGTGAAGCCAAGGAGAACCTCGATTTTACCCAACCGATTCAAGCCTATACGACCGCTGCCATGAGATTAGCCGATAACTCCGTAGAAGTATTAGAAACACTTGCTGCATCAACCGGCATACACTTTGAAATTATTGACGGCGAAAAAGAGGCGATACTAACCCTCAATGCGGTTTTGTATCGACTATCCTTATTGGGATTAGAACCCTCATCGTTTGTGCTGGCGGATATCGGCGGCGGCTCTACGGAACTGACACACTATACTCATAATAGTGTTGAAACCGTGAGTCTTAATTTCGGAATACTCACCCTTAGTGAAGCGGGAGAGAACACGTTGGTTGAGAAGATTCAGAGGTTTAAAAACGTCGTCCAAAAAAGTGTCCCTAACCAATCCGCAACACTGGTATTGACGGCGGGAACCCCAACAACAATTGCCGCTTATTTATGCGGTATGGATTACACAACGTATGAGGCCGAAAAAATTAACGGGTATCGATTGTATCTGGCCGATTGCTACCGTGTGTATGATGAACTGCTGAATATGGGTGAATCAGAACGGACGCGCTATGTCGGGGTAGGGAGAGAGAATCTAATTATCGCGGGGATTTTAATGGTCACAGCGATTTATGAGGCGATGGGGTGTGAGGAAGCAATTATTATTGATGACGGGCTGCGTGAAGGTATCGCATTAGAATATTACAATTTGCACTAAAATTTTGACCTTGTGTGGAAGTTAGCTATAATAGAAAACAAAAAAAAGGGGCGAAATATTGAAATTAACTAATATTAAACGCGTCGGAATGCTTCTGCGCCCCTCAACTCCTGAGCTTAAAGAGATGTTTTTTGAAGCAAAGCGGATATTTGAATCACGGGGTATTGAGGTTATTATCGATAATATCAGCGGTGGAATGATCGATGTGATGGGTCAGCCGTTTGATATGATGTGTCAAAATTGCGATTTTCTCGTTACTATCGGTGGTGATGGAACCCTCATTTCTGCCGTTCGACGGTCGTATCGCTATCAGCTACCAGTGTTAGGAATCCATGCGGGTAAACTTGGCTTTTTAGCGGATCTTGACTTCGCGGAACTCGAATCGTTTGTAGACAAAATGATTGAGGGGGAATACCGTATCGATCAGCGCGCCGTATTGCAAGCGACCATAGTGACCCCAAACGGTGAGAGTCAGATTTTTGCGTTTAACGATATCGTATTGACACGCCCCTCGATTGCAAAGATGATTAGTCTTGAGACCTATGTCGACGGACGGAGCTTTAACACCTATTATGGTGACGGTGTCGTCGTATCGACTCCGACGGGATCGACCGCCTATAACTTATCCGCAGGAGGGCCGGTGCTGTTTCCTCTGACGCAGGTGTTTGCCCTTACCCCGATTTGCCCCCATTCGCTGACACAGCGTCCCGTCGTTTTGCCGGGTCATTTTGAGATTGAGATGAAGACTCCCGATGCGAGTGCTTTGGTCATTGTGGATGGTCAGGATTTAGTTGAGATTAGTGATTGTGACACCGTTCATATAAAACTCGCAAGCGGTGCCGCACATCTGATCCATCGAAAAGAGTTTAACTATTTTGAAGTACTCAAAGAGAAATTAGGGTGGGGGAATTAATCGGTGATAGAACGTTTCTATTTAAAAGAGTTTTTGACCTTTAAAGAGGCAGACTTGGAGTTTCATCCGGGGTTAGTCGTCTTTACCGGCCCCAGCGGAAGCGGTAAATCGATTTTGATGCGTTCGATTTTGGCCTCGGTGGGGCTTGAAAATGTCGATGCACAGGTGTGTGAATCGTCTGTTTCGTGGAATATCGATGAAGAGCGTTACGGCCTTCAAAATGAGCCTCTCAATATTTTTCGTCACGTTAAAAAAGAGAAAACCCGCTATTTTATCAACAACCAAAGTACCTCAAAATCATCGATGGAATCGATCAGCTCGGGGTATCTTCGTCATTTGAGTCT
>Ga0154594_1040_pt1 | contig 15963 bp, 15 predicted proteins | sample RifGroF2_FD_116023 | JGI IMG/M metagenome (GOLD analysis project Ga0154594, IMG submission 116023) | Sulfuricurvum sp. GWF2_44_89 | reverse complement strand
TCCGTTTAGTACGTCTGCCATAGTAAACCCTTTGTTTTAAAAATACACTTCGTTGCCGAGGTGGTCGAAAATATAAAGTGGAGTATTCTTATGGTAGATCGTACTGTTAACTAAAAGGTCTTCAATAAAAAACAAACCAAAGATGAAACTCTAAATCATCTTTCAATGGAAATATTATACCTGAAAAAAAACTTAATAGCAAGGAAAGTAATTATACTTTAGATTGTACGGTAATTTTCGTCGCTTCGAACAGCTCTGCCGCTTTTTGGATCATAGGCTCTTTGAGGACATCGCTGCCGTCAAACTCTTTGACACTGGTTTCATCACACGCGCTGACACAGCTCCCGACCCCTATTTCGGCATCTTCGACCATTGAAGCGGGTTCAGGAATACTCTCTTCTTCGGGTAATACGATTTCTGTATTGGGAGGGGTTGGTTCCTCTGCAGATTTCGTACACCCTTGGGATTTGATCTGCGTATCGATGCCGTAAATCTCTCGGACAAACTGGCGGATGATCCCGAAACTGTTTTTGAGGAGCTCTTTATCTTCACCCTCGGCACAGCTCTCCCACGTCAGGGTCTCATTCTCAAAGGAGAGGAACGTGACATTGTTCTTAAAAGATATTCCCAACTCGGAACTTCGGTCACTGATCCTCTCACACAGCTGCTCGAAAGAAGATTTTACCGCAGGGGGAGTCGGGGTGACATGAATACTCGGTGTTTCACTCACACTGGCCGCAGCAGGGGGAGAAGTTTTTGTCGGCACATGGGAAATTCGTGATTCAAGAGATTCGATCATCTCATCGATCTCTTTGATTTTGAGCGCTTCGATCATCTTAAAGAGGATGAGACTGACGACAAATCCACCGTCCGCATTGATCGCGAAAAGGGTTTTGGCATCGCTCAGTATTCGGAAAAATCGCTCGATAACGAGAGGGCTGAAACGGTGATCCCCCTCATACAGACGCTCTTTGAGATAGGCGATCAGTTCATCGACGACCATTTCCGACTCATACGCTTCGAGTTCTTGGAGCATTTGGATCAGGGATGGGCGGTCTTTGGCAAAAATAGCGTCAAAAAGACGGCTAATGTAATCGGGATCGAGAAGTCCCAGCATATCGGCGACGGTTTTGACGTCTACGAACCCTTTGGAGTAGATGATCGCCTGATCCATGAGGGTAAGGGTGTCACGAAGACTTCCCGAACCGCTGCGGGCTAAGATATCGAGTGCTTCGGCTTGGTACTCGATGTTCTCCAAATGGAGGATATGACTGAGATGGTGGACGATGTTGGGGTGGCTGATCCGTTTGAAGCGAAAATGCTGCGTTCGGCTCAAAATGGTCGGGGGGAGTTTAAGCGGATCGGTCGTCGCTAAAATAAATTTGACATATTCAGGCGGCTCTTCGAGGGTTTTAAGGAGGGCATTATGTGCCTCTTTCGTGAGCATATGCACTTCGTCGATAATAAAGATTTTAAAATTGCCACTCGCAGGGCGGTATTTGGTGTGTTCAATCAGATCGCGGATATCGTCGATCTTGCGGCTGGAAGCGGCATCCATCTCGATGATGTCGATATGACGCCCCTCGTTTGCCATGACGCAGTGGCTGCAGACGTCACACGGTGCGGAAGTAGGGCCGTTTTCACAGATGAGCGATTTAGCAAAAATCCGAGCGGTCGACGTTTTCCCCGATCCGCGCAAACCTGAGAAAAGATAGGCGTGAGAGAGGCGTTTGGAATCGAGTGCGAGGGAGAGGGTTTGGGAGATGCTCTCTTGTCCGATAAGCTCTTCGAAACGTCGGGGACGGTATTTGAGTGCTAATACCTCAGAATTTTGAGCCATATGTTCTCCTTCTTTTTAGCTAGGTATGCGGATGCAAATCTGCCCCAAAGGAGCAAGCTTTAGTGCCTTAGCGGCAAGCGTAGCGAAGCGGGGCTTTGCTCCGCTTGCGTTCTAATCTAATAAGAGCCACTCTTTGGCGACACGGCGAAGCCCTTCGGGATTTTCAGAAGCGAAAAATTTGAGGCTGGTCTCCTCATATCGTTTCGTAAAGTTGTAATGGCTCTCCAAATATTCGACGATCGCTTCGCCGGAGTGGATCAGGGTGCTTTTTCCTTCGAAATAGCCGTCAATCGCTTGTGCAACGAGGGGGAAGTGGGTACATCCGAGGATGATCGCATCGGGTGTTTTTTCGAGTGAACCGAAATAATGGTGCAATGCACTTTGGAGCACTTCCCCCTCATAGAGTCCCTCTTCGACAATAGGAACCAGCAGTGATGTTGCGATAGCACTGAGATTTTTGTATCCTAATTCGTGCAGTTTTTTTTCATAGGCTCCCGATTTGACGGTCGCTTTGGTTCCTAAGATGAGGATATTGGCATCGGCATCGCCAATAGCGTTTTTGAGTGCCAAAACCCCCGGATCGACCACTCCGATAACGTCACAATCGCTGTGTTCTCTCATCTCATCGAGAGCATAGGCACTGACGGTATTACAGGCGGTGATCAGGAGGTCGATTTCAAAGTTTTTGAAAAATTCGAGGGCTTCGAGGGAGTAGCGGATGATGGTATTTTGATCTTTGACGCCGTAGGGGACGCGGGCGGTATCGCCGAAGTAGATAATCTCTTCAAAGAGTTTATGCTCCAACAGCGATTTTACGACGCTCAGTCCTCCAACACCGCTGTCAAAGACTCCGACTCTCATCTTATTTAGTCGACTCGTTCATGCTATCCAAAAACTCGATATTGGACTTGCTTTTGAGCATGGTACTGTAGAGGAAGCGGAGTGCTTCCACTTCGTCCTCTTGTTTGTGCAACATCGAGCGAAGGACAAATACTTTTTGCAATACATCCGGTCCGAGGAGAAGCTCCTCTTTACGGGTTCCCGATTTGAGAATATCGATCGCAGGGAAGATACGGCGATCGGAGATTTTACGGCTGAGGACAATCTCGGAGTTACCGGTCCCTTTGAACTCTTCGAAAATAACTTCGTCCATTCGGCTTCCCGTATCGACAAGGGCCGTGGCGATAATGGTGAGACTTCCGCCGTTTTCGATGTTACGTGCTGCACCGAAAAATCGTTTCGGTTTGTGCAATGCGTTGGCATCGACTCCCCCTGAGAGGACTTTTCCCGAACTCGGTGTTACGGTATTGTAGGCACGAGCAAGTCGGGTGATGGAGTCGAGGAGGATCACGACGTCTTTGCCAAGCTCAACACGTCGTTTTGCCCGCTCGATCACCATTTCAGCCACTTTAACGTGGTTTTTTGCCGGTTCATCGAAGGTTGAGCTGTAGACTTCCCCTTTGACGGAGCGTTCCATATCGGTGACCTCTTCGGGACGTTCGTCGACGAGAAGAACCATCAGTTCGATTTCGGGATGGTTGCTGGTGATACCGTGGGCGATCTCTTTCATCAGTTCTGTTTTCCCGGAGCGTGGAGGTGCGACGATAAGACCGCGTTGCCCTTTACCGATAGGAGAGAACAAATCCATCATCCGTCCCGTTAGTTTAGTCGGCTGATATTCGAGTTTGATCTGCTCCAACGCATAAAGAGGGGTAAGGTTTTCGAATAACGGACGTTTTTTAGACTCTTCGGGAGGGAGGTAGTTGATCGCTTCGACTTTGAGAAGGGCGTAGTAGCGCTCTTGGTCTTTCGGCGCACGAACCTGTCCCGTAACGATATCTCCGTTACGCAGAGCAAAGCGGCGGATTTGGGTGCTCGATACATAGGCATCGTGCATCGAGTCGCTGAAGCTTTGGTCTACCGCACGCAAGAAGCCGTAGCCGTCTTGCATAATCTCCAAAATACCGGTAAAGAGGATGAATCCTCCCTGCTGTACCTGTGTTTTTAGAATTTCAAAAATGAGATCTTGACGTTTGAGTTCGTTAGGATCTTCAATATTTAACGAGGCGGCAATCTCTAGGAGATCTTCGAGCTTTTTAGTACGGAGGGCTTCAATCGTGAATCCATCAACAGGGATGTGGGTACGATTCTTAGAGTTGTTTCGAGGAGTTTTTGCGGTATCGCTCATGCGTGGAGTGCCTTAAAGTGTGTGGATTTAATCGGCGAGTTCTAGGTGAGATGTCATTGACAGGTCATTGTTTTGTTCCGACATTATAAACTATAGTGAAGCGGGTTGTCAAGAAAGGATAGTATTTAGTACGGATAGAGTTTAAGATTGAATTTGAGAGCAACCATACTCCCTTGCGTTATGAAGTCGACTATAAAATATTTGTGGCGGTAATAGAGCATCGGCATAAAGGCGATACCGGAGTTGTCTTTGCCCTCGGTGCATTCAACCGATTTCAAACCGTCAAAACAATATCCTCTTTGGTATCCGACTACGCCGTAAATTCCAAAAGAGTCAATAAAATCGTAGCGATATCCGAGGGCGATGATGTCGGTCGTTTTGTCACGAGAGTTGATAAAGTGGAGATAGGCGAGGGTGTAGCGCTGATCGAGCACCGCTTCGGCGCCGAAGGCTTTATGGTTTTCATTATAGTCATTTCCGCTCTCATTCGTGCCGAAATGGTGGGAGAGCATTCCCACCGTTGCATAGAGTTCAACCTCTTTTGCATTAATACACGATAGGAAGAGAATGAGAGTAAGAAAGAATTTCATACAAAATATTTTATCTGAAAATAGAGAAAGTAGAGAGGAGAGAGTTGAAGATGTGAACGGTTTTTGCTATGTCTGTTTTTAGAAAAGCAATAAAGATATTTTAAAAGGTTCATCTTGTTCGATTTTTTTACCAAGAAATCCGAAGAAACTACCGTTGTTGCAGCGGTAGAGACTCCCAGAAATTTTACGAATTCGATCGGTATGGAGTTTCTCTACATCGATGGCGGCGAATATACGATGGGGCGCAATCCGCAGTATAACGAAGGGGGAGAGGTGGAATCTCCCGCCCATTCTGTAAAACTGGGCGGATTTTGGATTGCGAAGTATCCGATAACCCAAGAACAGTATTTCAAACTGACCCGCGTTAACCCCTCTTTTTTCAAAAATGACAAAGTCGAAGAGGAGAGCTCCCGCCGTCATCCGGTGGAGCAGGTAAGCTGGTTCGACGCCAAAGCCTATGTGGAACTGCTTAACCGCTATGAAGGGAAAACCCGCTTTTACGCGTTACCGACCGAAGCACAGTGGGAATATGTCACCAAAGCGGGGGGGAATACCCGATTTTCATTCGGAGATTCGGAAGCATTGCTCGATGATTATGCGATTTATGAGTACAGTTCGAACGGAAGAACGGCGGTGGTCGACGGCAAAGCTCCAAATCGACTGGGAATTTACGGACTTTTGGGGAACGTATGGGAGTGGTGCGAAGATGATTTTTTCGCTAACTACAACGGCGCCCCAACCGACGGCAGCCCCCGTATCGGCGGAGCCGAGGGGGAATCGTTTAAAGTACGTCGCGGCGGAAGCTATAAAACAGGGTACTTATGTTTGCGCAGTGCGTTTCGGGGATATTCGCGCCCCGATCTCGTAGCCAATGATATCGGATTTCGATTGGTGATTAATGGAAATCCGTTTAAATAAACGTACCGCTCTCATAAAGCCATTTTCCCTCAACGTTTAAAAAACGGCTCTTTTCACACAAGGAGCCGCCATCCAAAATTGCTTCAAATCTCACAAACGCTTCCTCCTTGCCATCACTAAATTCACCTATTTTCAAACCTAAAAAGCGGGTAGTCTGCGAGAAATTCAAAATGCTTTTTCTCCACCTCTCTGTCTCTTCCGTGTAATCAGAGTTGTTCGGATGGGTAGTTGCCATAATGTACTCCGCTAAACCCAGAGCAAAGGCACTGTAGCGTGATCGCATTAGCTTTTCTGCAGTAGAGGGGAGAATACCTCTATGGTAGGGCTGACAACATTGCTTGTATTTTTTACCGCTGTGACAAGGACATAAGGCATTGGATGATATTTTCATTTAAGTTCGTTTTTTTTAGTTTATTATAGCGTAAGTATTGAAGTTGTATGCTATGTCGTAATTATTCAAAAAAGGACAGGTATGGAAGATATACATGCGCTTATTCGAGAAAAACTTCGATCATTTCGATTTATTCATTATGCCATGATCATGGGTAGCTTTACATACGGGGTTGTAATCGTGTTTATACATTTGTATGCACCAATTCCTCCTACTATTAACGATGTATCAACATTAACGAGCGTGACGTACGGAATCTTTGCGTATACTTTATTAGCTATCGGAATGATTCGCTACTTACGACCAAAGTTGTTATCATCAGATCAAATATTTAAAAAAAATGAAGTTGCTGAAAAATCAAATCAGCCCTCATTCTTTTCAAATTACATGTCTACATTATTTATTTTATGGAGTATATGTGAAGCTGTAACGATCGGAGGGATCATTTTGTATTTGATAGGGGGACAATTGGAAGTACCTTTGCTACTCATCGGTTTTGGGATCTTTTTAAAATTGGTGAATGGACCTAAATTTGAAGAATTAACGGCACTCGAAAAACGGTATGCCGCTATCGAAATGCAGGGGTAAAGGATGTCATATTATATTTGGCTTATTTTAGGGGTTATCGCATTTGTGGTTGAAATGATGATGCCCACTTTTTTCGCGTTGTTTGCGGGGGTGGGTTTTTTAGCGGCGGCGGCAGTATCGTTTTTCCTCCCTGAATCACTCTTTTGGCAGTTGATTATTGCTTCGGCATTTATGATGATCGGGGCAATAGTGTTCAAAAAGCGGGGTTTGGGAGATGAGCCTCAAGATGCGGTGGGGACCCATAATGAGTTTGTCGGGATAAAAGGGGTAGCATTAACCGAGATATCACCCCATCAAGAGGGGGAAGTTTCTTTATATGAGCCTGTGATCGGGGGGCGTCATTGGCCTGCGGTGAGTGCGGATGGGATCATCGAGGTTAACAGTGAGATACGGATTGTAAAAGTAAACGGCAATTCGCTTATCGTCGAAAAAATTTAAATCAAAGGGTATCGTCATGGATGTAAGTCTTCTTTTTCCGTTAGTATTAATGGTGGCGGTGGTGTATACGCTCTCGCAAATGGTACGTATCGTTCCTCAAGGGGAAGAGTGGGTTGTCGAGCGGTTGGGTAAATACCATACGACATTGTTACCGGGGTTGCACCTGTTGATTCCGATTGTGGATATTGTCGGGTATAAAATCGTCACCAAAGAGCTGATTCAGCAAACGCGTGAACAAGAGGTCATCACCAAAGATAATGCCGTTGTCATTATCAGTGCGGTGGTTTTTTACCGCGTTACCGATCCGGGAAAGGCATCGTATTCGATCAGTAATTTTGAGAGTGCGGTGGGAAATATGACCACGACGACCCTTCGTGCGGTAATCGGGGGGATGACGTTGAACGAGTCCCTTTCTCAGCGTGATCAAATTAAGGCACAAGTAGCCGAGAAAATCCGTGATTCACTCAGCGGATGGGGGCTCACTCTGGGTAATTTGGAAGTCCAAGATATCCGTCCGAGCCAAAATCTCCAAGAGGCAATGGAGCGGCAAGCGGCGGCAGATCGTGAACGGGAAGCGGCGATTTTAATCGCAGACGGAGAGAAAAAAGCAGCGATTGCCAAAGCTGAAGGGCTTAAAGAGTCGGTTATTTTGGAAGCACAAGGGCGGCTCGAAGCGGCAAAACTTGAAGCGCAGGCAAAAGTGGAACTCGCAGACGGAGACCGCAAAGCGATGATGATTGTTACTCAAGGGTTTACAGGCGGAGAAGCAGCACCCCATTATCTCCTCGCTCAACGCTACATCGACAGCGTGAAAAATCTGAGTGATTCAGATAACTCTAAAGTGGTCTTTATGCCTGCCGATTGGCAGCAAAGTCTCGCGGGTGCAGTAGGATCGTTGGGATATTTGGGAACGGCGCTAGGAGAGAAAAAATAGGGCAATTTGCCAACTTTTTTCCCTCTTAGGAGTGATGGGCTATAATCACCCTTATGATGTACGAAATAACAACCCTTATAGCCTTTATAGTCGCCGGAACACTCGGATGGATGTGGAACCAATCCCGCCAACACTACGCGCTCCTTGAAGCGCGTGCAGTACAACTCCAAGAACTTTATCTTCAGGAACAAACTCTCAAATCAAAAATCCAAATGGATCTTGATAATTCCCAAAAAGAGTATCACTCATTAGAACGCGATTACGCGGTGCTCCATACCCGTCATGAAGAGTCTTCTCGCTCCTTTGAAGAGAAAATACGCCTCCTTGATGAAGCAAAAGTGCAGATGAAAGTACAGTTTGAGCAGCTAGCGGCACAGATTTTCGAACAAAAAGCGAAAACGTTTGATGAAGCCCATACGAAAGGGCTTGATTTGCTCCTCAAACCGTTTCGTGAGCAGATCGCCCAGTTTGCAACCCAGAGCAAAGAGCAATTTATCCACGATGCGAAAGAGCGCCAAAGTATCAAAGACGAAATCCTCCGCCTCAAAACTCTCAATGAACGGCTCAGCCAAGATGCTATCAACCTCACTCAAGCCCTCAAGGGAGAGAACAAAACCCAAGGAAACTGGGGAGAGATTGTGTTGGAGCGGATACTCGAAGAATCGGGGCTTCGTGAGGGGCACGAGTATGAAACACAAAATACCTACAGCGATGAAGAGGGGAAAAAGTTCCGTCCCGACGTTATCGTCCATCTCCCTCAAAACAAAGATATCATTATCGACTCCAAAGTCTCACTCGTTGCCTATGATGCCTTTATCCGTGCCGAAAGCGATGAAGAGCGTGCTCATGCACTCAAACAGCATCTCCTCTCCATTCACGCCCATATCAAAGGACTCAGCGGTAAACGGTACGAACAGCTCAGCGGGGTTCGGACTCTCGATTTTGTCCTCCTTTTTATGCCGATTGAGGGGGCATTTTTGCTCGCACTGGAGCAGGATAACACCTTTTTCAAAACAGCATACGAACAAAATATCGTCGTTGTTTCCCCTTCGACGTTGCTTGTAACTCTTCGTACCATCGAGCATATTTGGAGAAGCGAGTATCAAGAACGCAATGCCAAAGCGATTGCCGAATCTGCCGAAGCGTTGTATGAGAAACTGGTGGCGTTTGTGGAGGATATGGAGAAAATCGGTGAGCAGATCGGACGTACCCAGAAAAGCTACGAGGGGGCGATGAACAAACTCTCTACCGGAAAAGGGAATTTGATCCGCCGTGTCGAGTCGATGCGAAAACTGGGATTGAAGCCCAAAAAGATGCTTCCCTCCTCGGTAACCGATACCGAAGATGAAGAGGTTTTATAGATAACTAATAGTGTTATTTTAAAAACTTAAAAATTATATTATTGACTTAATATGTAGTTTTTTAGATAAAATAAACTTTAAATATTCGAATAAAGATAAATGAGTTCTAATGAGCGAAAAATCATCATCAGTAAATCTAAAATATATCGACGTATTCTCTGGTTGTGGGGGGCTAGCATTAGGTCTTCATAATGCGGGATGGCAAGGTATTTTTGCTGTTGAAAAAAGTCCTGATGCCTTTTCAACTCTCAAATACAATTTAATAGATCGAAATAACAACTTTCAATGGCCTGAATGGCTCCCTAAAAGCAATCATGATATAAATGCAATTATCGCTAACTATTCTAAAGAACTAGAGTCATTAAAAGGTCAAGTTTCATTAATAGCGGGTGGTCCACCTTGCCAAGGTTTTTCTATGGCAGGACGAAGACGAGAAGATGATGACCGTAATAAACTAATCGATTCGTATGTTGAATTTATCAAACTTGTTGAACCCGAAATTTTGTTTTTTGAAAATGTAAAAGGTTTTACTATTGGATTTAAAAAAGACAATAAACGAGGTGAAGCGTATTCTGTCTATGTTGTTAAAAAACTAGAAGAATTGGGTTATGATGTAAAAGGTCAGATTATCGATTTTTCTGAATATGGAGTCCCCCAAAAAAGACAACGCTATATCTTGGTTGGGACTAAAAAAGGGAAAGCGGATTTCTTTTTTGAGACAATCGTAAAAAATAGAGCTATGTTTTTCAAAAGTAAAAAGTTAAATGACAAAACATCATTGAGTGATGCGATTTCTGATATTTTGCAATCAAATGGTAGTGTGATTTCTCCAGATACCAAAAATTTCAAAGCTGGCATATATTCCGAAGTAAAAAGCAATTATCAAAAGCTTATGAGAAAAGGTGTTAAATCATCAGATGCAGTCGTTGATAGTCACCGATTTGCAAATCATAAAGAAGATATTGTTGAACGTTTTAATTATGTCATAAAGCATGGTAAGCCAAATAAGTCGTTTTCAGATGAATTGAAAAAAATCTATGGACTAAAAAAACATACCGTTGTACCATTGTGTGAAAAATCTTGTACGCCAACACTTACGACACACCCTGATGACTATATACATTACAGTGAACCAAGAATCTTAACAGTTCGAGAATATGCCCGAATACAATCTTTTCCAGACAGTTATGAGTTTAAAGGTAAGTATACGACGGGTGGTTTGCGACGTAGAGTAGATGTACCTCGATATACACAAATAGGTAATGCTATTCCTCCTCTTTTTGGTGAGCAAGCGGGACTTGTATTGAAGGAAATGATTTGATTCAGACAGAAAATTTGCAGTTCAAAGTAAGCTCTGCACTTAAAAATATTATTGGTAAAGACCTTATATTAGATGATTATATAGCCATATTTGAACTTGTAAAAAATTCTTATGATGCGCACGCAACAAATGTGCATGTTACTTTCAAATCAAATTCTATTGTCATTCAAGATAATGGCAAAGGAATGAGCAAAGATGATTTAGTAAAAAAGTGGTTATTTGTAGCATATTCTGCAAAATATATGGGTACAGAAGACAAAGAATTTCTAAATGATGAGAAATACTCCACAAATGAATTTAAAGATTATCGGGACAAAATTAATAGCTATCATGGGTATGCTGGTGCAAAAGGGATCGGCCGATTTTCATGTGATAGATTAGGACAGCAGTTAAGACTTATTTCACGAAAAATAGGAGAACCTGATTATCATCAGTTAGATATTGATTGGGAAAAATTTGAAAATAATCCTGAAGACGAATTTGTAAATATTGATGTCAATTACTCAATACCAACAAATGAAAGCGTAAAAAAATATGATGATTTTCAACATGGTCTTGTACTTGAAATTAAATTTTTACGTGACAGTTGGGAGCGAGAACATAAACTCGAATTAAAAAGATCTTTAGGCAAATTGATTAATCCTTTTGAAAATAGTCTGATGCCGTCATTTAAAATTGAATTACATGATAAAGAAGAATTCCTTGAAGATAGCCTCAAAACTCATGATAAGGATATTGTAAATGGTATTGTTAAAAATACAGTTATAGATATTTTAAATATAAAAACGACATATATTGAAGTTCATATCGAAAATAATAAGATTATTACTACTCTTACTGACCGTGGAGAATTAATTTATAAAGTAAGTGAAATTAATAAATTTCCAATGCTTAAAAATATTCACTTTAGACTGTTTTTTTTAAATCGAGCTGCGAAAAATAATTTTTATAGACAGATGGGTATACGTGCTGTTGAATTTGGTTCAGTTTTTTTATACAACAATGGTTTTAGGGTATATCCTTTTGGCGAAATTGATAAAGATTCTTTAGGTATTGATCAAAGGCATCAACAAGGTTATGCAAGATATTTAGGTACAAGGGATTTGCTTGGTAGTATTGAAATACTGCAAAAATCAGAGCACTTTCGAGAAGCTTCAAGTCGTGAAGGGGGACTAATAAAGTCAGATGGGACACAACAATTAATTGAAGCATTTTACGATTATGTTTTGAAACGTTTAGAAAAATATGTTGTTGGTGTCCAATGGGCTTTTGAAGACGATTATAGATTACGAGATGATAAAGATAGAGAAGATTTGTCTTTATTAAATACCATTACATCTAAACAAAAAATTATTGAGTTAATTTCTCGTTTGGTTGATAACGATGAAACACAACTTCTTGATTATAATAAAGACTTTTTAAATATTGTTGATGAAAAAATTGCTCAAAATTCACCTGAAATATTAAAAAATTTACAAAAATTGGCTTTAAAAACCAATGATCATAGTTTGATTGATGAAATACAAAAGGCCAATCAAAAAATTTTAGATTTACAAAAATCTTTAATGGAAGCGGAAGAACAAGCTAGAAAATCTTATGAAAATCAAGCAAAAGCAGAACAAAGAGCAGAAAAGGCAGAAATAGAAGTTAAGAGTGTTATAGAAGAAAAACAAAAAATTGAACAAGTTAAACAAAAACAAGATGAACAATTATTATTTTTAAAATCCATCCAATCACTTGATAAAGATCAACTTATAAATTTTCAACATCATATTGGGCTTTATGCAAATACAATACAAGACACGATTGAGGGGTTTAGAACAGCTGTAGATAAAAATCAGATATTGTCAAAAGATGAAATTAATCAATATTTGAAAAAAATATCTTTAAATACACAAAAAATTCTTGCTATTAATAAATATGCAACAAAGGCAAATTTTCTTTCGAGTTCTCAAACTATTCAAACGAATTTAGTGGCTTTTATTGATGAATATCTAAGTAATGTTTATGATGCTACAACTTCCAATAATTTGAATATTCAAATAGCTGGACAAAATATTCGTTTTGTTAAGAAATTTAAACCAATGGAAATGACGATTATCATTGATAATTTATTGAGTAACTCACGAAAAGCAAAAGCAAAAAGAGTTTCTATTGCTTTTGAACAAGATGGTCTAGATTTGTTATGTATATATTCAGATGATGGTAAAGGATTAGATAGCTCCATTGTAAATAAAAATGATATTTTTAATATAGGATTTACTACGACTCGTGGGTCAGGATTAGGACTTTATCATATACGAGAAATAATTGCTTCTTTAAAAGGAACGATTGAAGTCGGTGACACTGCAAATGGTATTGAATTTATCATAAGGCTAAAGAATGACACTTAAATATAATATTCTATGGATTGATGATCAACCCGAATCTGTTGAAGCCAAAAGGGCACAGATAAAGGAATATATTGAAGAAGAAAAAGGATTTGATTGTCATATCGAACCAATAATTAGTTATAACGAGTATATGCGTGATTATGGTGCAGAAGCAATTAATACTTATGATTTGTTAATTGTAGATTTTACTCTTGATGATGTTGAAGATCCAGATAATCACAGTGGATTTGACATAATCAAAGATATACGTGATAACAAAATTTATACTGAAATCATTTTTTACTCGTCACACTATGAAAATTTACGGCAAAAAATTCAAGAACAATATATAGAAGGCATTTTTTCTTCTGCACGAGATGAATTAAGCCACAAAGTTCAGGATATTATTGATGTCATTATCAAAAAAGTTCAAGATGTGAATAATCTTCGTGGTCTCATCATGGCTGAAGTTGCCGAACTTGATATAAAAAAAGAACAAATTATTCAAAGTGCATCAAAAAAAATAACAAATAAAGAATTAGAAAAATATACTTTAAATAAAATCAAAAGTTCTAGTAAATCAAATCATACTAAAGCTGAAAAGCATTTAGTAGAAGTAAATAGTGTATCGTTTGATTCATTGTTCGCGCAGATTGGTTTTGTTGATAGTAATAAAAAAGCCATGACGATAGGTGAAGCTTTAGAAAAATTAAAAATAACTACACCAGTAAGTAAACAAACATTTACACAGCCATATATAGACAATATTCTTAGTAAGAGAAATCTTTTTGCACATGTAAAAGTATCTAAAGGGGTTGATGCATCTGGTAATCCTTGTGCAGTGATAGGTGATATACCTTTTACAGAAGATAAATGTATTGAAATTAGAAAAGAAATTAGAGCTTATAAAAAAATTTTAGATGAAATTGAAAAACAAATATAGACTTGTCGTATATGGCGATATTCATGGATGTTTAGACGAATTTCAAAAGCTTCGTAACCAAATAAATCCACAACAAAACGATATTGAAGTATGTGTCGGTGATATAATCACTAAAGGTCCTCATGCTATAGAAACACTGCGCTATATCCAAGAAAATGGCATTCTCTCAGTTCTCGGCAATCATGAAGATAAAATTATTCGCTATTTAAATCATCAAGAATCTCCTAAAAAAAATCCTATCATTTTAGATAGTGATGAACAGCAGATAGTTGATAATTTAACACCTAAAGATATAGAGTTTTTACGATCTCTTCCGCTCTTTTTACGTTTTGAATATATTTCGGTTATACATGGTGGACTACAGAACTCTATGGTTTTAGAAAATCTATCTAAACGTGAACAACAAAAACTGCTTAGGCTCCGTTACTTAGATCAAGATGGTCATTTTGTAGCTCATGGCGAGGAAACAGAAGATTCGATTTTTTGGGCAGATGTGTATGATGGGAATCAGGGATTTATAGTTTACGGTCATCAGTGGTTTGATGAACCAAATATCAGTAAATATACTATTGGAATCGATACTGGATGTGTTTACGGGAATAAGTTAAGTGCAGTAGCGATTGACTCAAAGAGACCTGAACAATATGAAATATTTAGTGTAGATATGGATTCCCGATCAAGTCGGGAATGACGGAGCTATAAGTGCGGAATCTTCACTTTAGAGTTTAACAATGCTCCGATAAGTATCATCAGGGCGAGTACCCCCATCCATCCGATAAATCCCGATCCCAGCCATACAAGCCAGAGTAAAATTGCTCCCAGCGGCGTCGGAACACCCGTAAAATGTTTCGCGACCTCTCCCGCATCGGTATTGATATTAAACTGGATCAGACGGCGTAAACCGCTGATGACGTAATAGATCGAAGCGATTGAGGTAATAATGAGGGGGATACCTTCTAAGTGGGTATAGACTCCTTGGAAGATAAAGAAGGTCGGGACGAGGACAAAGCTGAGAAAATCGGCAAAGGAGTCGAGCTGAACCCCAAATTCGTTGGAAAGATTGAATTTACGGGCTATTTTTCCATCAATAATATCAAAGGCTCCCCCCATCCAAGCCAAGATGACCGCGATCACAAAGTGATTTTGAGTGATAAAATAGGTTGCAAGCAATCCGCAGGTAATATTTGCCATTGTTACCAAATTGGCGAGGTTAAAATGGCTGGTTGAGCGCCAGAGAAATTGCATAAAAGTCCTATTAGTGTATTATTTGGTTTGAAATTATACCCAAAGCGGGGAAATAATAGTCTAATTGAAAAAGGTTATCATTATTAAGCATATTGTAAGTTGATAATCTCTATCATTCTGTAATGACAAAAAAAAGGAAGATGATGAAAACGATGATGTTATTGAGTTTGGCAGCTGTTACAGCATTAAACGCCGGAAGTATGGATGAAGCATTTAAAGGGGGAAAGGCAAGCGGTCAAATCCGTGCTGCGTATGTCGATCAAGATAATGCTGTAGATACCGATACGTATGGAACGTCACTCGGTGGGATTTTAAAATTTGAAACGGCTGCAAGCAATGGTATTACACTGGGTGTAGCGGGGTACGCAAGCCAAAAAATTCACTCGCTAACAGGTTCTTTTGATGAGGGGAAAGCAAACGGAGATTTGTTTGCTGAAAACACTAAGTCGTATGCGTATGTCGGGGAAGCCTATGTCGACTACAGTGCAAACGATTTGACGCTCCGTATCGGACGTCAACTTATTGATACGCCTCTCGCCGATACCGATGATATTCGTATGCACCCGAACTCTTTTGAAGCGGCCGTCGTATCTTATGGCGGTATCGAGGGAACAACGTTCGTAGGCGGGTATGTTACACGCTGGGCGGGATACGATTCAGGTGGTGATATCTCAAAATTTAAAAAACTTGCAGGAGACAACAGTGAGGGTGCGGCGGTTGTAGGTATTATGAATGAAAGTATCGAGAATCTTGGAGTGCAAGGGTGGTATTACGGTATTGATGAGTTGGCAGATGCATTTTATACGGATGCAACCTACGCCATCCCTTTCAGTG